>SAMEA3387465__coassemble_2741_pt1 | contig 11494 bp, 10 predicted proteins | sample SAMEA3387465__metabat2_high_PE_027 | metagenome-assembled genome bin SAMEA3387465 (sample SAMEA3387465) | Felis catus | biome: Faeces | place: United Kingdom | collected 2012
GTATAAGTTTCTCCCTCCTTACGGCTGTCCATACTTTTTTCAAAAATATGGTTTTCTTTCCAGAACTGCTCGACCTTTTTTTCACGGTCAACAAAATTCAGGTTCGTATCTACTTTCTGATACACAATAAGTTCCTCCTGTCTTATTACTTTACTAAATAAATAAAAAAACTCCCGTCCTGTAAAAGGACGAGAGTATACTTCACTTCGCACCACCTCATACACTGTACGGACAGAATTCTGCCGATACATGCCCCCTCTAACGGCGAGAAACCGTCCGGCCTTATTCCCTGTCAGTTTCAGGCTGGAAACTCCGGAGTGATGTTCGGCCGTTTCTACTTGCACCGGGTTTCCACCTGTCCCCGGCTCTCTAAAGCGTTCGATCCCTTTTCAGTCAGTCTAAAATGTCTGCGGCTTACTGTCTCCATCACAGTTTTTGCGTGATCGTATATACAGACTATATTATAAAGTCTACAAATTCCATCTGTCAAGCCCTTTCCCTGATTATTCCAAAAATCCAAGATCTTTTCGATCAAATATAAATATATTTTTGAAAGTCTGACAGGTGTTTACTTTATTTTAGGGTTGTTATATAATACCTTTCATTATACACATACATTTTTTATGCGAATTGTCTGAAAGGAGTAATCATGACATCTGAACCTGCCAAAAACTCAAAAGAAATTCTTGAAAAAAGGATCCTGCTTCTGTCATTTATCAGTGGACTGTTCTTTGTAGCCGCCGAACTGGTCTATGCTGTATACAGTCATTCCCAGTCTACTCTTATGGATGCACTTTATGATGCATCTGAACTAATCTTTATTGTACTGATCCTGTTTTTGACACCATTATTCCATAAACCGGTTTCTGAAAAAAGACCCTATGGTTTCTTTCAGGTAGAATCCTTTTTTATCCTTGTCAAAAATATAATGCTGACTTCTGTAACAGTCAGTGTTCTTGCTGATGTTATTGAAAGCCTTCTTTCTGGCGGAAATAATATTAACAAAGGACAGGTTTCCCTGTTTCAGTTCATGGTCGGACTTGTCAGTCTGGGTATTTTTCTGATCATGAAATTCATGAGCCGCAATGTTTCCTCTCCTACCGTAAAAGCAGAAATCCTGGGCTGGAAAATTGATGTGGCATACAGTATTGGTATGTCGGGTGCTTTTTTTATTGCAACTCAGTTAAAAAATACTCCTTTTGATTTTTTGGCTCCATATTTTGACCAGTTAGTCGCTATTTTTATTATGATACTTATGATTCCGGAAAGCATCAAAATGCTTATGGAAACTTTTCGAGAGCTTTTCCTTTTTTCACCTGACAAAAAAACAGTTGGCAGAATTAAGGAGCTTTCTTCCGGTATCCTGAAAGATTTTTCCTTTCATCCTGTTTTTTACGATATTGCCCGTACAGGAAGACAGCTATGGGTTGCTATTTATTTTCGGATAAATTCTGACAGCCTGAATGTATGCCAACTTCATGAAGCAACCAATCGGCTGAACCAGATTCTCTCCGGAGAATTCACGGATATTTCCTGTGAACTGATCTTGGACAGTCGGGAAGGATAAATATCCTTTCTGCTTATGCATCACTTCTGGAAAATCCGTTTCTCATCAGACAGCTTGAAGTAAACAGAACCTTATCCAGCAGCTCTGTTGTTTTTTCCTGGATAAAATCAGAAATTTCCTGATTTGCAGCTTCAAAAAACGCCTTTTTATCCTCTGGCTCTTTGTTCAGAAATTCCTGATCAAATTTTCGGATCATTTCATATACCTTACGGTCTGATGAAAGCTGATAACGTTCAATATTTGACTGATTCTCATAAAAATGCGGGTCAGCCAAAGCTGCGATAATACGGTTTGCCCAGTAAAAATTCTCTGTTGTCGGCTTCACATAAGCCTTTGAAAGATACTCCGGCATTTTATCCACTCCAGGATAAAGAGGAATCATGGCATTAAACACATTGGAACCCAGTGCAACCCACTGCAGCACCTTCAGGTCCTCCGGCATATAAGGACGGATCTGAACAAGTCCAAGAGCATTATTCCTGCTGATACCGATAGGTCTGTACCTGCCTGCTCCGGTGTCCTTTCCGTAAACATCATAAGGAGTTCCCTGATAATAATTAGAAAGTATCCATTTTACCTCTTCCAGTGTGATCTTTTTTTCCGGAATAAGAGACCAGGGAAGATCGTCATCCTCCGGTCTGTATTCTGCATCCGGTCCGTCCCAGTCAAAGGTTCTGGGATTAAAATACCGAAGCATCACCCATGCACGGGGAGTATTATAAACATGGTCTGCATCCTCATGAGAACCAAAGGCTGTTCTGGGATTAAACTCTTCCTCGGGATCCATACGCACGTCCAGATGATTCTCCTGGATCAGTTTTTTCAGGCTGAAGGAACACATATGGTTTTCTTTTTTACCGTAAGCATCATCCAGATCAAAACTGTCAATTCCAAACTGGTTAGGCATAACCACATATTCATTATCAGGAACTTTTTTTGCGATCCAGTTATGTCCTCCGATTGTTTCCAGCCACCAGATCTCATTTTCATCCTGAAATGCAATTCCGTTCATCTCATAAGTTCCATAGGTTTCCAGAAGCATTCCCAGACGTTCTACTCCCTCTCTTGCAGAAGAAATATAGGGAAGAGTAATTGTCACCATATCCTCCTCTCCGATACCTCCCACGATTTCCGGCTCGTTGCCCTCGGATTTCTTGTAGCGTACCAGTGGATCCCCGCCGGCCACTCTGGCATTGGTTGTAAGAGTTTCTGTTGCTGTCATGGAAACATTTTTTTCGTTGACACCGTAAGCGCCCCAGATTCCCTCCACAGTATCACTGTTTGGAAGGTATGTATACTGGAACGGAGTTTCAGGAAGAGGGATCTCCACATGAGAAAGCACAGATTTATAAAGTCTCGGCTGATCTTCCGGCTTCATAACCTCCAGTCTTTTGGCACAGAACTCCCCTGACGGAGAATCTTCATTTCTCGCAACAATCGTGGAGCCGTCATAAGTTGCGTTTTTTCCAATTAAAATTGTGGTACATGGCATAGTCGTTTCCTCCTGTGTATTATATAAGTCTATTTTAATATAAAACCTATAATATTTCACCGTCTTTTTCAAAAACCAGGCTGCATTTTGATTTTTAAAATCATACAGCGATCGAGATTGATATCTGCTCTCCGTTAGAGATTCTGAAACTTTAGATTGCAGTAAAATAAAAATCTCCTGCCTGAAATCAGGTATAAAAACACTGATTTCTACAGGAGATTCTTATTTTAAAAGACCATAAAGCTAAAAGACAATATTAGCCGCTCTTCCATCTATTATTTAATATCCAGTACCATCATCGGTATTCTTTATAATTTTGACAATTCGACTTGTTCCCAGACGATCAGCCCCAAGACGGATAAATTCTTCTGCGTCCTCCAGAGAAGAAATACCGCCGGCTGCTTTTACCTTCACTTCCGGTCCCACATGTTTCCTCATCAGCTCCACATCTGCAAAGGTTGCTCCGGATTTTGAAAATCCTGTAGAGGTTTTAATAAACTCTGCTCCTGCCTTTGTAACGATTTCGCACATTTTTATTTTTTCTTCATCTGTAAGCAGACAGGTTTCAATGATTACTTTAAGGATCTTTCCGTCACAAGCTTCGTGAATGCTGCGGATCTCATCTTCCAGCTCCTGATATTTCTTATCTTTCAGTAAGCCGATATTGATCACCATGTCTATCTCTGAAGCTCCGTTGGCAATAGCGTCCCTGGTCTCAAAAACTTTTGTGGCCGTAGTGCTGTATCCGTTTGGAAAACCGATCACTGTACAAATGGGAAGCTTTCCCTCTACATAATCAGCGCTTTGCTTTACATAGGAAGCCGGAATGCATGCGGATGCTGCTCCATATTTAATAGAATCGTCCAGAATCTGGCGGATTTCCTCCCATGTTGCAGTCTGTGTCAATAAGGTATGGTCTACTTTGCTTAAGATTTCTTTTTTATCCATAACTGTCCTTTCTGATAACTTATTTCAGTTTATCTAAAATTGAATGTCCAATGGTTCCTTCCGGCATTTTTACACCGAAATTATCTGCAATAGTTGCCCCAATCACTGCAAAGGTATCCGTGTCCTCCAGTTTTCCATTTCCTTTCATAGAAGGAGAATAAGCTACAAAAGGCACATGTTCTCTGGTGTGATCCGTTCCTGTATGGGTTGGATCATTTCCGTGATCTGCCGTAATGATTAAAAGATCGTCCTCACGAAGTACCTGAAGAAGTTCGCCCAGTTTTTGGTCAAATTTTTCCAGCTCCTGCGCATAACCTTCTACATTGCGGCGGTGTCCCCACAAGGCGTCGAAGTCTACCAGGTTGGTAAAGCACAATCCTTCAAAATCTTTTCTCGCAATTTCAATGGTCTGTTCCATTCCATGAACAGAGCTCTTGGATTTATTGGATTCCGTCAGGCCTTCTCCGTCAAAAATATCAAAAATCTTTCCAACAGAGATCACCTCATATCCTGCCTCCTTTAAGGCATCCAGCGCTGTTTTCCCATAAGGTTTCAGTGCATAATCATGACGGTTGGCAGTACGCTTGAATTCCCCCTTCTTTTTTCCTACATAAGGTCTTGCAATGACTCTTCCAACCTTCCATTCATCCTTCATAGTCAGCTCTCTGGCAATCTCGCAGCAGCGATAAAGTTCCTGAAGCCCAAAGGTTTCTTCATTTCCACAGATCTGGAGAACAGAATCTGCAGACGTGTACACGATCATATGACCGGTTGCAATTTCTTCTTCTGCCAGTTCGTCCAGGATTTCAGTTCCGCTGGCGCTTTTGTTTCCAATAATCACACGCCCCGTCCTTGCTGACAGTTCATCCAGAAGCTCTTTGGGAAATCCTGTTTCCGTAAAGGTTTTAAACGGTGTGGTAATATGAAGTCCCATCATTTCCCAATGGCCGGTCATAGTATCCTTTCCCACACTGGCTTCTGCCATTTCCATATAATAGCCAAGAGGCTTTTCTGCTGCCGGAACGCCTTTCAGCGGATGAAGATTGGCAATCCCCAGCTTTTGAAAATTAGGAATCTGAAAGTTTTCTGTTCTTTCCGCAATGTGCCCCAGCGTATCGGTTCCTGCATCTCCATATTCTGCAGCATCCGGCAGGGCACCAATTCCCATAGAGTCTACAACAATGGTAAAAACACGTTTAAATTTACTCAATGAAATGCCTTCCTTCCTATTATTGATCATGTATATAAGAATCGTGATAGCTTATTTTTCTCTGTCTGCCCGGATCAGTTTGCGGATAGCTTCTACAGCAACCTTAATTGCTGACTCTGTATCATGAACAATAGGATTGTCCAATCCTGCTGCATTTCTCTCCTGATTTCCCACTACAAGAAAATCAGATCCGCAGCGTACTCTCAAATGACTTGCCGCCACAAACAATGCAGCTGATTCCATTTCCGATGCTTTGCAGCCCAGACGTTTCCATGCTTCCCACTTGTTCAGAAGTTCGTAGCTGACCGGCATTCTCTCCGGCTCATGCTGTCCATAAAAAGCATCCTTACACTGAACAACGCCTGCATGATAAGTGTAACCCAGCTCTTTTGCCGCTGATACCAGAGCATTTGTAACGTCCAGATCTGCAACTGCCGGAAACTCAATAGGAGCATATTCTCTGCTGGTTCCCTCCATGCGGATCGCTCCGGTTGCTACAACAATATCTCCGCCTTTTACATCCATCTCAATACCGCCACAGGTTCCCACACGGATAAAAGTATCCGCTCCGCAAAGCACAAGCTCTTCCATAGCGATTGAAGCAGAAGGTCCTCCAATTCCAGTTGAGGTCACACTGACTTTTTCGCCGTCCAGATAGCCGGTATAAGTCACATACTCACGACTGTCTGCCACCAGCTTCGCATCATCAAAAAATCTGGCGATCTTTTCACAGCGTTTCGGATCTCCCGGAAGAATCACATAACGTCCTACATCACCTTTCCGGATCTGTAAATGATACTGCAATCCCACTTCACCTGAATAATTCTGCATTTTATCTTCCTCCTTTTAGCGGGCCAGATTTTCCGGTCCGAATCCCAGCGGCAGCAATTCTGCCAGACTGTAGTTCAAAATTCCACCTTTTCCATCCTCCAGAAGAATCCGGAATTCTTCCGGAGCACAAAATTCACGCATGACCTGACGGCATACTCCACATGGCGAACACGTTTCTTTTCCCTCTGTTCCTTCCGCGTCGCCTACAACCGCTATGGCTGCAAATTCTCTCTCTCCTTCCGATACCGCCTTAAAAAATGCGGTTCTCTCTGCACAGTTGCTGGGAGTATAGGATGCGTTTTCTATATTGCATCCCAGATATACTTTTCCCTGTTTTGTAACAAGCGCCGCGCCTACCTGGAAGTGAGAATAAGGAGTATAAGCCCGTTTTCTGGCCTCATGAGCCAGTTCAATCAGTTTTTTTTCATTTAAGCTTCCACTGTCCAGAACTTTTTCATCCATTCTTTCTTTCTCCGATCAGACGTATGGTCTCTGTCACCAGCTTCTTAAAATCTGCCGCTGCACGGTCTGCTGTCTCCTGTACCTCTTTATGATCCAGCGGCTGTGCGGACATTCCTGATGCCATATTTGTGATACAGGATATTCCGCATACATCCATTCCCATGTGATTGGCAGCCATTGCCTCACAGGCAGTGCTCATTCCTGCCGCATCTCCGCCCATAGCTCTGCACATACGGATTTCTGCCGGTGTTTCATAATTCGGACCTGTAAACTGCATGTATACTCCCTGCTGGATGCTTACCTGCATATTTCTGGCAGCCTTTTTGATGATTTCTCTCAGTTCTTTTTTATAAACTTCACTCATATCAGGAAATCTTGGTCCCAGTTCCTCCAGATTTTGTCCGATCAAAGGACTTGGAACAGCCGTTGTAATATGATCTGTGATCATCATCAGATCTCCCGGGCAGAAATTATAATTAACGCCTCCGGCTGCATTTGTAAGGATAATCGTTTTTGCCCCCAGCAATCCCATTAATCTGGTAGGAAGCACAACGTCTGACATTTCATATCCTTCATAGTAATGAACACGTCCCTGCATGGCTACAATCGGAACTCCCTGTACATAACCAAACAAAAATCTTCCCTGATGCCCTGTCACTGTAGATACCGGAAATCCTTCAATCTCAGAATATTCCAGAACTTCCACAACATCCATTTCTTTGGCATAATCTCCCAGTCCAGAGCCCAGGATCAATGCCACCTCCGGTTTAAATGAAATACGACTTTTCACTGCATTGGTGCATGTGATAAGTTTTTCATAAATTCTATTTTCCATATCATCACCTCTCTATTAATGCTGATACCATTTCATTCATCTTCATGTACTGCTCTTTATTGATACTGAATTTATTTCCTTCTTTTGTGATCCATCCGTTTTCATGGAACTTTTTGACCGCGCGGTTGACTGTCCGGACACAAAGCCCTGTCATCTCAGAAAGCTCCGCTCTGGAGGAATTCACAAAGAATCTTCCGTCTTTTTCATTTTTCTTATAGGTGTCCACCAGGTAAAGAGCCAGCCTGTCGGCACCCTGCAGAAATAAATAAGCTCTGCTTTTCCTATCTGTTTCCAATAAATAACGTCCTACGGTTTTCGCTTCCCGTTTCAATGCATTGATGTCTGTATTTAACCATTTTTCATAACTGTGTTTCGGAATCTTGATCGCAATACAGGGCGTCACTGTTTCTATGGTTGCATTATATACAGGAAGATCCAGGACTAATTCCATACCGCCCATTGCTTCCAGTGTATTTACTCTCATAAAATCATATACGATTCCATAGATCCTGTAATCTGCTGCCCGTATGATTCCTTTAATGATCAGATAAATATATTTGACCGGTTCGTTTTCTCTGATAAATGTATAGTCCTTTTCCATCTTAATGATCTGGAAAGAATCAATGAGCCACCTGGGAGCGCCGGCAAAATATGCTTTCAGTTCCTCATATTTTTCATGTTCTATTTCTCCCAGAACAGATATGGCATTATACAGGTAGTCTCTCATGATCTTTCACCTCATTTAGGAAAACAGGCTGTCCCACTTACTTGTGCGACAGCCTTTTTGTTATTGAATCAATAGTTGCTCCGTTCTGCTGATTCCATTACTGGATCAGTTCTACTTTTACATTGTCTGCCGGAACATCTGTTGCGCTTGCTGCAACTGTATCATTTTCTACTTTGATGCTTCCGTCAACAAGACCCTGGAAAAGTTTATCATATGTAGCCTGGTCAAATTTCTCAAATTTAGATGTTTCCATCGGCAGTAAGATACCATTGTCAGCAGCTGTAAGAGTTACAGATTTTCCGCCTTCAAAGGTTCCATCATAACAAGATTTTACAGTATTGTATACAGAATCGCCAAGGTTCTTCATAGCAGATGTAATAACTGTATCAGACTCGGAAGACTGGTCAACGTCTACACCGATCACTTTGCCGCCAGAAGTCTCTGCTGCTTTCATAACAGAGTTTCCAACTGCACCGCCGCATGCGAAGATTACTTCTGTTCCTTCGTTATACCATGCAGATGCTTTTGCATTGTTTTCCGGAGTTGCATCAAAGTTTCCTACATAAGTATACTTCATGGACACTTCTTCTACGCCAAGCTCTTTTGCAGCTGCGTCAGCGCCCTGGATAAATCCATAACCGTAACGGATTACTGCAGGAACTGCAATACCGCCCATGAATCCAAGCTTTGTATAGCCTTCTGCTACTGCTGCATAGCCTGCCAGATAACCAGCCTGCTCCTCTGCATAGAAAATGGATTCTACGTTTTTCTCAATTCTCTGACCCTCGTTAGGATCTGTAGGAGCTGCATCAATAATTACGAATTTTACGTCCGGATATTTATCCTGTGCTTCCAGAACCGGATACTCAAACAGGAATCCCGGAGTTACGATAACCTTTGCTCCTCCTTTTACTGCAAGGTCAATGGAGGTCATGCATGCAGCGTCTGATTTTTCAGCCGGTTTGTAATATTTGCAGGTAAGATTATTATCTTTTGCATATGCCTCCAGTCCTTCCCAGGAACCCTGGTTAAAGGATTTGTCGTCAATAGTTCCTACGTCTGTGATCAGCGCAAGTTCATATCCCTCATCTGCATGAACCGTTGCAGCACCTCCCATAACCATTACGCCTGCCAGTAATAAACTTAATAATTTTTTCATCATGTTTTTGTCCTCCTTTGGATTTTTTATGTAAATTAATAAGTTTCACGTAAAAATAAACGTTTATCTGCTTCCCTTATCATATGGAATTCCCTCTGCCCGCGGAGCCTGAGAATTCTTTGAAGAAAAGATCAGAACGATCAGCGTTGCAATATAAGGAATCGTCTTGTAGATCTCATTTGGGATCGGCAGAGATTTCAGTATCGGAATAGCTGAATATGCACTTGCCAGTGTCTTCATGATACCGAAGAAAAATGCTGCCATAAGGATTTTACCACTTCTCCACTGTCCGAAGATCAGCACGGCAATGGCAAGGAATCCATATCCGGCTACAGTTGCATTAAAGTTTGTGGATGTCGGAACTACGAATACCAGACCGCCGATTCCGGCAAGGACACCGGAAATGATAACACCTGCATAGCGGATCCCTGCTACGTTTACGCCTACAGAGTCTGCTGCGCCCGGATGCTCACCGCAGGCACGGAGACGAAGACCGAATCTTGTCTTTTTGATGGCAAAGGCTGCCACAAGGAAAATACCGATGCCAATAAATGTAGTAATATAGCAATTCTGGAAAAACATAGGTCCGATCACCGGAATGCTTCCAAGAACCGGTACCTTTGAAATATAAAAGGTATCTGCAAAAGGAATCTGCTGAGTACCCTGGATCATACGTGCCACATAAATCGCAAATGCCGGAGCAAACATATTAAGAGCAGTACCGCTGATAGTCTGATCTGCTTTCATGTTTACGGAAGCAAATGCATGGAGCAGAGAAAATATCCCGCCTACCGCACCTGCGATCAAAACTGCCAGGATCAGCAGGAGCTGTCCACTGATACTGTTCTGAAAGATATTGATAAAGAAAATTCCTACAAAGGCTCCCATAACCATAATACCTTCCAGAGCAATGTTGATGACGCCGCTTCGTTCCGAATACATAGCACCGATGGCCACGATCAGAAGAGGAATCGCAAAATACATTGTCTGCTGAATGATAAAATATAATACGCTCATGCCTATTCCTCCTTTCCTTTATCTGTGCCAACTGCTTTTGCTTCTGCTTTTTTTGCCCGTCTCATCTGAATCTTATGGATCATTGTCTTAAACAGGAGGGACAGAGCACCGCAGTAAACGATTGCTGCAATAATAATATCGATCGCTTCTGATACAAAGTCAAAAAGCTGCATATTGTAGCCGCCTACAGTAATATGTCCGATAAAAAGTCCGGAAAACAGGATTCCGATCGGATTGGAAAGTCCAAGAAGAGCCACTGAAATTCCTGAAAATCCTTCCGGTGCAATGATATCAAGTACCTGAAGATATTTTCCGGATCCTGCCAGATACAGCAGCGCACCGCCAAGACCTGCAAGGGCACCGGAGATCACCATGGAAAGAACGATATTTCTCTTTTCATTGATTCCGGCATATTTGCTTGCGTGAGGATTAAGACCGCAGGCTTTTAACTCATATCCGAATGTTGTCTTGTTCAGGATCACATAAATCAGGATCACACAAAGTACTGCAATAAAAATTCCGATGTTCAGGCTTGCGCCTACAAAAATCTTGTCCAGTCCGGCTTTTGGCAGTATCGCACTTTGAGCTACTGCCACAGACTGATTTTTCAGCGGATCGTAAATATAGTTGCGAACCAGAAGATTCACGATATACATGCCGATGTAATTCATCATGATCGCTGAAATAACTTCATTTACATTAAAGAAAGCTTTCAGGATTCCCGGAATACTTCCTACCAGAGCTCCTACCAAGATTGCTGCCAGAAGGGCTACCAGCCAGTGGATTGAAGCCGGAAGGAACGTCCATTTGATTCCTACATATACGGCTGCAAAAGCTCCTGCTGTAAACTGTCCGGATGCTCCGATATTAAAAAGGCCTGTTTTAAAAGCAAATCCTACAGAAAGACCTGTCATAATGATCGGAGTCGCATAGTAGAGAACATCGCCTACTCCTTTCATACCGTCTGTAAAACCGCCTTTTATGATCATCATAAATCCATTTACAGCCTGGCTGGGATTACTTGCAAGAAGGATGATGAATCCAAACAGCAGACCACAGATGATCGCCAGGATAGAAGAACTGAAATTAACAAATCCTTCTCCTTTAAATATAGATTTACGTTTACTGTTCATTCTTCACACTCCTTTTTGCTCCTGCCATGTAAAGACCAAGTTCCTCAGTTGTGATCTCTTTCGGATTCAGATCTGCTACGATCTCTCCCTCATACATAACCACAATACGATCG